>Freddie_p2__coassemble_3683_pt1 | contig 7681 bp, 9 predicted proteins | sample Freddie_p2__metabat2_low_PE_009 | metagenome-assembled genome bin Freddie_p2 | reverse complement strand
CAGCAACCTGTACGCAGGAACGAGCCGGTTTATCATAGATAAAGTTTTTGCCGTAAATTTCGTTAATGATGTCGAAATAAGCTAAATCGGTAGTGTAAATAGTGCTTTTTACTACATGCATACGGCCAAATCTAGCTTCGTGCAGAATATTTTCGATGTTTGCCATTACTTGTTCTACTTCAGCTTCAATACTGCTGTTAACAAGTTCACCGGTTTCAGGATTAATACCGATTTGACCGGAGCAGAATAACATAGCACCTGCTACAATCGCTTGAGAATAAGGGCCTAATGCTTTCGGAGCATTATCAGTGTGAACAACTTGCATAATAAAAGCCTCCTTAGAGTAAATTATTTATATTATTTTTTCAAATAATTTTTAGTCCAGGCTACCGCACTAGGAGTAGCTGCCATTCCACCTGCTGCAGTTTCTTTCAAAGCACAGGGAAGCATATCACCGACATTTTTCATTGCGTCAATAGCTTCATCAGCAGAAATAAAGCTACTAATGCCGGAGAGAGCAAGCTCTGCTGCCAAAAGGGCTTGTAACGCACAAGCACCGTTACGTTTAATACAAGGCACTTCCACAAGGCCTGCTACAGGGTCACAAACAAGTCCTAAGATGTTTTTAAAGACAATAGCTACTGCAGTACCAGCCTGCTCAGGAGTGCCTCCTAGCATCGTTACAGCAGCTCCTGCAGCCATTGCACCTGCACTGCCGCATTCTGCCTGGCAACCGCCCATGGCACCTGCCAAAGAAGCACGTTCAGCAATAACCATACCAATGCTGCCGGCAACTACCAAGCCACGTGCCAAAGTAGCATTATCTAAATTACAATGCTTTTTCAAAGAAAAGAATACACCGGGAAGTACACCACTGGCACCTGCTGTCGGTGCAGCAACAATTCTACCCATAGCCGCATTGCATTCGCCTACTGCAGTAGCATAAATTACAGCGTCAGTTGCCTTCTCACCTAGCAAACTGATGAACCCTTTGTTAGATGATGCCTCAGCCAGTTTTTTTGCGTCACCGCCTGTTAAACCGCTATGAGAGCGTACACCACTTAACCCATGTTCAACAGATTTCTCCATCACCTGCAACATCTCCTGCATCTGCTGTAATAATTCTTCAGCAGAGCATTCCAGTTCACGAGTATTATATTCTAATAAAAAATCGTCCAGCGACTGCTTTTTGGCCACAGCTTCAGCAATCATACTGTTTAACGAAAGCATTTCTTTTTTCATAAACTGCCTCCTTATAAAACGCTAGCTATAAAGCGTACAGAATTAATTTGTTTCAAGGCAGCAATTAAATTAATCATTTCCTGCGGTACAGCATCGTCGCATTCAATAACCATAGAAGCAATACCACCCTTATTGCTACGGAACAAACGCATAGTCGCGATATTAACGCCGGCATTAGCTAGTAAACTGGTTACCAGGGCAATAACGCCACGTGTATCACTATGTACTGTCAAAATAGCAGGCAGACGTCCGGTAAGCTCTACAGGGAAGCCGTCGATTTCGGTAACCTTAACCTGACCACCGCCGATAGAGGAACCAACAATTTCACAATGACTGCCATCAGCACCTGTCAGACGGAATAAAACGGTATTGGGATGTGCCATGTTACCTAAATCAATTTTATGATATGTATATTCCAAGCCATGTTCTTTAGCATATTCTTTAGCATGGGGAATACGTTCATCATCAGGATGCCAGCCCATCAATCCGGCCAACAAGGCCATATCAGTACCATGGCCTTGATATGTTTCTGCAAAGGAGCCATGCAGATTAATTTCTGCCTTAATCGGCTTCACACCTAAAATGCTGGCAGCCAAAATACCTAAACGTACTGCACCTGCTGTATGGGAACTGGAAGGGCCAATCATGACAGGCCCGATTACATCAATAATGTTCATTAAAAACCACCTTTATTATTCATCGCTAGCTAAAGAGCGGTGTGCCAAACCGACACACATTTCATTCAGGTTTAAAACACCTACGCCCATATAAATAGCCACGCATAAATGCTCGCCGCTACGGGCAATACCGATTTTACCGCCCACATTAAAACCGACAGCTTTATTTTTTATCTGTTCCAAGGCTTCGTGGGCAGCACCTGCTACCGCACCGGCACCGACATGAGTTTCAGTAACCAAGCCCTGACGTTGAGCAGCAACAACGGCACGCTCAATAATTTTCACAATAGAAGGAATAAATTCGCCACCGAAATCTACGGCAGTAGACAAAATTCCCTGAGCAGCTAAATGCTCTTTTACTTTATTTTCCTCGGTACGATTAGCAGTTAATGCAATATGCAGAGCTGCACGACCGATATCAATACTGTTTATGCCTTTTTTGGTATTTTCGTACATTTTTAACTCAACCCTCTTCTACAAGTTCAACTTCCTTAATAGCGATTTTATCAAAAACTGCTACAGATAAGAAAGTAACAATACAAATCAGCCATTCAAAATATACAACCTCTTGGAACAAATCTTTTACAGGTGCCATCATAGTACCAGGCATATACCACAGAACGATACCGAGCAGACCTACCAATGTTGTCCAAAAAGCACTGCTTTTACGGCACAGACCAGGGGCAAAAACAGTGAAGAAGAAAATGCAAGTCAATGCTGTAGTCATAGACAGACCGGCAATCATAGTTTTTAAAATACCGGCAGCATTGAATGCAAACCACAAGGTAACAAGACCGACCGCCAAAATAATTACACGATTGATTTTGACAAAGCTTTCATCACTTACTTGCGGATTAATAAAACGTTTATAAATATCTTGAGAAAACAGTGTTCCCGCACCTAACAAAATAGTGCAAGCAGTAGAAACATCAGCTGCCCACAAAGCTGCAAGAGTAGCACCGGAAGCCACAGGATTCAGGCTCATGATTACTTTAGGCATAGCCAAAGCTGCTTTTTCCAAAGGAATCTCCGGAAACATTACTTTAGCAACCAGGCCTAATACAGCACACAGAAATCCTATCGGGAAAATCAACAGACCGCCCAGCAAAAAGCCTTTTCTAGCTGTTTTTTCATCCTTAGCACCACAAGCAATCTGTACAGGACCTTGAGCAGTCACAGCCTGGGTAATCATAACTACGAACCAGCTGATAATTGCGACGATAGACACACCACCTAAAGGATTTACCATCATTTCTGCCTGCGGCAGCTGCATTTTCAAAGCCTGCCAACCGCCTACCTGCATCACAGATTCTACACAGGAGTAAATAATACCCAAGTAAATCAAAGTTACGCTAACGATATTCGCCAAACCGCTGGACCATAAGCCGCCAATCAAAGTAATACCGATAAATACAACTGCACTCATCAGCATACCGCCCTCAAAAGAGAAAATCTCCGGCAGCAGAGAAGACAAAATAGCACCACCTGCAAGATATTGCAGAGCAGTAATAACACACATGATAATCAAAAGGCCTACTGCACTGATTACACGGCCTTTAGTATCATAATATTTTTCGAAAAACTCAGGAATCGTAGACACCTGTAAAGAGCGTAATTTACCAGCAGCAGCCAAACCCATTACTACAGAGCCTGCAGCCCAGGCAGCATTATACCAACCGGCAGCCATACCCACAGAAAAGGCTCTTTCCGCAACACCTACGGTAGATGCTGCTCCGACAGCTAAACCGGTAATATTTACGGCAATCAACGTACTGCTCAGCTTGCGCCCGGCAAATAAATACTCGGTTGCACCCTTATCAGCACGGCTTTTCACCCAAATACTGATACCAAACAACATAACAATGTACAGACATACGATTACTAATTGAATAGACATAGAGATTCCTACCTTTCTTCCATACTACGTCACTAAGTAAAAATAAATTTGCTTCCTACATTACAGAAGCTCTTCCATACTACTTGCCTAGGAAAGGCAATAATGCGATTTCATTATACCAATTTTTATTAGTGAATAAAAGCATTTGCGAAAAAAAATACATTTAAGCTAAGAAAGAAAAATTATTGTAAAAAATTTTACTAAATCTCCTAAGAAAAAGGATTTTACAAAATTTCGTCGAATTTTTGTATCTATTGTATGATGTTTTGTGGAGGTTCTATTATGATTTCTTATATTCCCAGCGGTGTATGCTCCCGCCAAATCACTTTTGATATTATTGACGGTAAATTACATAATGTACGTTTCTTAGGTGGCTGCCCGGGCAATCTATTAGCTATCGGCAAGCTTGTAGAAGGCAAGGATGCCCGCGAAATCGCAGAATTACTTGCAGGAAATGACTGCGGCAATAAAGGCACCAGTTGTGCAGATCAGCTTTCTAAAGCAATTTTAGCCAATTTGTAAGAACTATTGTAAAATATATTTGTGAGTAATAGGAAAGGAGGACGCTATGTATAAAATTTTAAAAAGCACAGATCAAGGACTGGATGAACTGGAACTGGAAACTCTGGAAAAGGGTTATTGGATTGACATAGTGGCTCCTTCTAAAGAAGAACTGCAAGAAATTTCTGATGCTACTAAAATGCAAATGGATTTTCTTAGTGCGGCACTTGACGAAGAAGAAAAATCGCGTATCGAAATTGAAGATGACCAAATTCTGATTTTGGTCGATATTCCTTTTTTACGCAGTAATAAGGATTATGACACCCTGCCTTTGGGTATTATTCTCACTCAGGATGGTATTGCTACTGTCTGCTTGGAATCCAATGGTGTTACTGCTGACTTCGGTCCCCATAACAGCCGCCTGTTCAGTACCTTCAAAAAAACTCGCTTCTTATTCCAGATTCTTTACAAATCCGCTACCTTATATCTGAAATATATTCGTATTATTATCCGTCGTACTGACGAATTGGAAATCCATCTGCGTCAGTCCATGGAAAATAGTGAATTATTTAATCTGCTTGATTTGCAGAAATCCTTAACCTACTTCTCTACCTCTTTACGAAGCAACTCCATTGTTATGGAAAGATTGCTACGTCTACGTAGTGCAACTCAATCACAACACTTAGTCAAGGTATATGAAGAAGACGAAGATTTACTAGAGGATGTTATCATCGAATATAAGCAGGCAGTCGAAATGGTTGAGATGTATAGCCACATTCTTAACAGCATGATGGAAGTATTTGCCAGCATCATCAGTAACAACCTGAACTTAGTCATGAAATTCTTGGCCTCAGTTACTATTATTTTAGCAGTACCAACATTAATCAGCGGTCTTTGGGGCATGAACGTCACTGTTCCCTTTGCTGACAGCCCCTACGGCTTCCTGTTCGTTCTGTTTCTAGCAGCCTTCTTCTCCTTCTGTAGTGCTTATTTACTGTGGAAACGCAGAATGTTCTAAAGGAGTAATCAATGTCGAAAGTAATTGCTGAAAAACTTTTAGCCGGCATCATCTTCGGCGACAGTGAAAACAATGAATATATCTATCTGCCAGGCGGCGAAGTCGGCAGCGATAATCCGCTGTGCATTTTAGAACGTCGTGGCAACAGCGAAGACCTGCCCTTAGAGGAAGCAGCTTATATGGGTGCAACATCTTACCTTGCACCCATGTGCTCATCCCATCTTCGGCAAACGCTCTTATTAATTACAAAGCGTTAAATTCTCCGGAAATCAGATTTTTTTTGACTTCCGGTTTTTTTATAAAATTTTTAAGATTTTCTCACATTAGTACTTTACAAATTTAACGTACTAAAGTATAATAATGGCATAAGCTAAAAATTGTACTCAAAAAACGAAGAAAGTTACGAGGTGGATTTGATGAAAAAGTTATTATTAGTATTAGCAAGTTTAATGATGATGGTTATGTTAGTTGCCGGCTGCGGCGGCAACGAACCGAAAAAAATGGTTATCGGTCTGGATGACAACTTCGCTCCTATGGGTTACCGTAACGAAAACAATGAAATCGTTGGTATGGATATCGATCTGGCACGCGAAGCTTGCAGACGTTTAGGCATTGAAGCAGAATTCAAACCTATCGACTGGGGTTCTAAAGAAGCTGAGCTGAAATCTAAACGTATTGATGCTATCTGGAACTGCTTCACTTTAAATGACGAACGTGCAAAAACCTATGGCATGTCTAAACCGTATCTCAAAAACGCACAAGTAGTCGTTGTTCCTGCCGATTCCGATATTCAAAAAATTGCTGATTTGAAAGGTAAAGCCTTAGCAGTACAAGATGACAGCACCGGTGCTCAAATCATCGAAGATGCTCAACACAAAGATTTAAAGGCTTCCTTAAAGGATTACCGCAAATATCCTGATTTTGCAGCTGTATACATGGAGTTGGACAATAAACGTGTAGATGCAGCTATCGTCGATGCAGTTCTGGCACGTGGTTACTACGCTAAGCTGAAACCTGGTCAATATAGAATCTTAGACGAAACTATGAGTGATGAAGTTGTTTCCGTTGCTTTCCGTAAAGATGACAAAGAATTTATGGAACGTATCAATAAAGCATTGGATGAAATGAAAAAAGATGGTACCTGCAAAAAAATCTCCGAAAAATGGATGGGTGCTGACATCACTGAATACTAATTCAAAAACTCAAGGGTCGAATTAATTCGGCCCTTTTTGTGCTTTTTGCTTTCCACCTGCTTATTCTTGTCAATAAATTTAGAACGCGATATAATAAGATGAATAGTATGCTCTCATAGCATACTAAAATTTTTAATTACTGGAGAACATCATGGACTACATTTTAAATATCATTCCCCAAATGCTCGATGGCTGCTGGATATCCTTCCAAGTATTCATCATTACTATTGTTTTAAGTATTCCCTTAGGCATTCTGTTAAGCCTGGGCCGCGTTTCCGGTATTTCTATACTGCAAAAGCTCATCGGTTTTTATGTCTGGGTATTGCGCGGCACTCCTTTAATGCTGCAAATTTTCTTTATTTACTTTGTTTTGCCATCCGTAGGTATCCGTTTACCGGACTTCGAATCTGCTATTCTAGCCTTTGTTTTAAACTATGCTGCTTATTTCTGCGAAATCTTCCGTGCAGGTATCCAAGCTATTCCTAAAGGTCAATATGAAGCAGCTCACACCTTAGGTATGAATTATGTACAAACCATGCGCCGTATTATTCTGCCACAGGTTATCCGTGTTATTCTGCCCCCTATTAGCAATGAAACCATTACTCTGGTTAAGGATACTTCCTTGGTTTACGTTTTAGCTATGAACGACCTAATGCGTACTGCCCGTAACCTTGTACAACGTGACTTTAACATTATGCCCTTTATCGTAGCTGCTGTTTTCTATCTGCTTGCTACCTTAGTTCTGACCATGCTCTTTGAACGTTTGGAAAAACATTATTCCAAATATGACCAATAAAGAGGAGTTTTATTATGAATAAAATTAAAGCAACTAATATTTGGAAAAAATTTAATAAATTAGAAGTACTGAAAGGAATTAACCTTGAAGTCAACGAGGGCGAAGTAGTTGCCGTTATCGGACCATCCGGCGGCGGTAAAAGTACCCTGCTGCGATGCCTCAATAAGCTGGAAACAGTTGACCGCGGTTCCATCACTATCGATGGTGATGTTCTGTGCAAGGAAACTGCTGATGGTACTGAATATGTTGATAAAAGCACTACTCGTAGCATAGCCTGCAAAATGGGTATGGTATTCCAACAGTTCAACCTCTTTCCGCATATGACTGTAATGCAAAATCTTATTGAAGCACCTATCA
>Freddie_p2__coassemble_2721_pt1 | contig 10887 bp, 8 predicted proteins | sample Freddie_p2__metabat2_low_PE_009 | metagenome-assembled genome bin Freddie_p2 | reverse complement strand
GTCCATAGCAGCATTTTTGATATATTAAATTATTCTTTACTATCCCTGATAGCCGCCAGCTTACGTACAGCCGCAGTAATATCCTGCTGTGCTAGAATGCCGCTGATGATGGCCGCACCATTGGCACCTGTTGCCAGAACCTCTGCATAGTTGTCAACGTTAACACCGCCTATGCCCACCATGGGCACAGCTACGCTTTGACGGATAGCCTTCAGGTTTTCCAAGCCTAATTTATCCACACCGGCCTTAGTTTTCGTTCCAAATACAGCACCGCAGCCAAGATAATCAGCACCAGCAGCCACAGCCTTTTGTGCTTCTTCAGGATTATGTGCCGAAACACCGATAATAAAATCATCACCGACTAACTTACGTACCACATTACAGGGCAAATCATCCTGTCCTATATGTACACCTGCCGCACCTACTGCCAAAGCAACATCGACGCGGTCATTAATAATAAGCGGTACATGATAACAATCACACAAAGCCTTTAAAGCTTTTGCTTCGGCATACATTTGCCCGCCGTCGCCGTTTTTACTGCGATATTGCACTAAAGTTACGCCACCCTGCAGTGCCGCCTCCATACATTCTAAAAGCGGACGTCCTGCCAAACAGCCTTCATCGGTCACAAGATAAATACTGTAATCTATTTGCGGCTTACTCATGATACTTTTTCTTCAGGTTTCAGGTTAACTAAATTCCATTTAGTAGTTACATGATAAACGCAATCCACCAAACGTACTTTAAACATACCCGGACCGTCCTTCTTCTCTAGGAAATTAGCCGCTAATTCTGCACTTTGACCCATAATTACTACGCCTAAAGCAGCAGCAACCAGCATATCCTTAGTTACAGCGGCACAGCAGGCAACAAGCATGGTAGTCATGCAGCCGCTACCGGTAATATCCTGCAACAGCGGATGACCATTATTCAAAACAACTGCTTGTTTACCGTTGCTGATATTATCTACAGCACCAGTTACAGCAAAGACGCAATTAAATTTAGTAGCTGCATCCTTCGCAGTTTTCAATGCTTCGCCTTCCTCTACACCTGCTTCCAGGTTATCTACGCCATGACCGCCGGTTTTACCTAAAAGCAAAGCCTGACATTCGCTGAAATTGCCACGTACAATATCGATATAACCTTTATTGAGCAACTTCAAAGCGAAATCTAAACGCATAGTAGAAGCCATTACACCGACAGGATCTAAGACAACAGGAATACCTTTTTTCTTCGCTACCATAGCAGAACGCTCCATAGCGATTTGTTTATTAAAGTTCAATGTACCCAAATTGATTACTAAAGCCTTAGCACCGGCAGTAATTTCTTCTACCTCCTCCGGCTCATCCGCCATTACAGGAGAACCGCCCGCAGCCAAAGTAATATCAGCACAGCTTTCTGCTGTTACATAATTAGTAATCGCATGGATTACAGGTTTTTGTTGATGGAGCTTTTCTACCAGCTCACCAAAAGTATTTTTTAAATCCATTATTCTAAAATACCAGCCTTTCTGTATAAATCAACGAAATGATGAGTAGGACCACAACCACTGCCCAAAGCAATGCCATGAGCAATAGCCTCAGCCACATAAGCCTTAGATGCTGCTACAGCCTCCTCCAGGCTCATGCCCATCGCTAAATTAGCTGCCAGACTACTGGATAAAGTGCAGCCGGTGCCATGAGTATTTTTAGTATTGATGCGTTTGCCGGCAAAACATTTTACTTCCTTGCCGTCATAGAGCAAATCATCAGCAGTATCTTCTAAATGACCACCCTTGACTAAAACAGCCTTAGCTCCTAAGGACACAATTTTTTCTGCCGCCGGCAGCATATCTTTTTCACTAGTTATTTTCATCCCCGCAATAACTTCTGCCTCCGGTAAGTTTGGCGTAACTAAAGTTGCCAAAGGTAACAACTCTTTAATCAAAGTTTCACAAGCTTCCGGAGCAAGCAGCGGATAACCGCTTTTAGAAATCATGACCGGGTCTACGACAATGATTTTTGGTGCATATTTGCGTAAACAAGCTGCAATAGTTTTAATAATATCGATACGGGAAACCATACCTATTTTTACTGCATCCACGCGGATATCGTCAAAAACAGCTTCAATCTGTGCTTGTACAACAGCACTGTCAATATCCTGAACAGTGCGTACACCACAAGTATTTTGTGCTGTAACAGCAGTGATAACGCTCATACCAAATGTGCCATGAGCAGCAAAAGTTTTTAAATCGGCCTGGATTCCTGCACCGCCGCTGGAATCACTGCCGGCAATAGTTAAAAGGTTTTTCATGAGAGCTCCCCCTTCATTTCTTTTGATAAGCAGAGCTTATTTTATGTATTCTATTTTATACTATTTTACGCAAAAAATAAACATGCAAAAAGACCGAGGCAATAAAGCCTCGGCCCTTATAGTTAGTGGAGATTAAAGAACTTCTTTAACTTTAGCAACTAGGTTTTCTACGGTAAAGCCGTATTTTTCCATCATGACACCGCCAGGAGCAGATGCACCGAAGGTGGTGATCCCCAGTACGTTCTTTTCGCTGCCGGTGTAACGGCTCCAGCCGTAAGGAACACCTGCTTCAACAGCGAATTTGGTTACATCCGCAGGCAGTACGCTTGCTTTGTATTCTTCGCTTTGTTTATCGAAAGCATCCCAGCTCGGCATGGAAACAACGCTAGCATCAATACCTTCTTCAGCCAGTTTTGCTTGTGCAGCCAATGCCAGATGTACTTCGCTACCGGTACCGATCAAAACAACTTGTGCTTTTTCTTTAGCCGGGCTCAATACATATGCACCTTTAGCAGCGTTTTCATGAATGGTATCAGCATAATCGTGCAGTACATTCAGTTTTTGACGGCTCAGTAAGAGGCAGGTCGGTTTATGCTTATTCAGGCAAGCTTGTTGCCATGCAGTAGCAGTTTCCAAAGCGTCTGCCGGACGGAATACACTTACGTTCGGAATCAAGCGCAGACCCATAGTGGTTTCGATAGGTTGGTGAGTAGGACCATCTTCGCCCAGTGCAATGCTGTCGTGTGTCAGAACAAAGATAGCTTGAATACCCATCAGTGCAGCCATACGGATGGTCGGACGCATGAAGTCAGCAAATACCAGGAAGGTACCGCCGAACGGAATAAAGCCGCCATGGAGAGAAATACCGTTCAATACAGTACCCATAGCATGTTCACGTACGCCAAAGTGAATATTGCGGCCTTTGCGATCCAGTTTAGAGAAGAAGCCTTCAGCCTTCATAATAGTTTTATTGGAGGGACCTAAATCGGCACTACCACCTACCAGTGCAGGCAGTTGAGCGGCCAATACTTGGATAATGTCGCCGGAAGCTTCACGGGTAGCATTTTTAACGGTATCCTTGAAGATTGCTTCCAAAGCAGACAGGTTAACCAGAGTGTTGCCTTCGATACGATCATTTAATTCTTTAGCCAGTTCAGGATATACCATTTGGTAATCATCCATCAATGCTTTCCAAGCAGCTTCGTTAGCAGCACAAGCACTCAGTTTAGCAGCAAAATGTTCTTTAACCTCTGCAGGTACATAGAACATTTCTTGCGGCCAGCCTGCTTTTTCTTTAGTAGCTGCCAGTGCTTCACCGCCCAGAGGCTCACCATGGCAGGACGGGCTGTCTTGTTTCGGGCTGCCGAAGCCGATATGAGTACGAACGATAATCAGAGACGGATGCATAGTATCAGCTTTTGCAGCTTCAATAGCAGCCTGCATAGCGTCAACATCTTCACTGTCATCTACGCGCAGTACTTGCCAGTTGTAAGCCTTGAAGCGAGCTTCAACGTCTTCAGAGAAAGCGACATCTGTGCTGCCTTCAATGGTGATTTTATTATCATCATAGAGATAAATCAATTTACCTAAGCCTAAAGTACCTGCTAAGGAAGCGGCTTCGCTGGAAACACCTTCCATTAAATCGCCATCAGAGGTCAGGCCAAAAGTATAGTGATTTACAACCGGGAAATCAGGTTTATTATATTTTGCACCCAGCATAGCTTCAGCAATAGCAAAGCCAACACCCATAGCAAAACCATGGCCCAAAGGACCGGTAGAAACATCAACGCCAGGAGTTAAACCAACTTCAGGATGACCCGGAGTTTTGCTGCCCCATTGACGGAAGTTTTTCAATTCGTCCATGGACAGATCATAGCCTGCCAGATGCAGCATAGCATACAGCAATGCACTGCCATGACCGGGAGAAAGGATAAAACGATCGCGGTTAAACCAATTCGGATTAGCCGGGTTATAGCTCATAAAACGATCCCAAATAGTATACATTAAAGGTGCAGTGCCCAAAGGGAAACCAGGATGGCCGGATTTTGCTTTTTCTACCTGGTCAGCTGCTAAAAAGCGAAGAGTATTTACACAAGACTGATCAATCTTCTGCATCAAAAAAAACCTCCAATATCAAAAAATTCTACTTTTATTATAACATATTCCACGGTATTGTCTATATTTGTGTTACGCTATAAACATTATTACATATATTTTACGCACATAAAATATGCAATTGCGTTGTATAAAATCACTAAATATAGTTGAGAGTGGTGTGCTACAGAAGTTGGTAGAACATCTACCTCTCGGCTTTCCTTTTAAGAGAAGTGTCACCTTTAGGTAACTGAGAGGTCCACCGCGAAGTCCGCCGAGCCTAACGGGATTCTTTTTTTACTTAGTAAGTAAAAAATTAAAAAACTGATTGCCAATTACTACTACAATAATTCACAATCAGTTTCTTACACAATTTTAAATTTTTTATTTTAGCACAGCAAATATTTATTCGATGCTATTATCTGCTTTAAATTTATCCAAAGCTTCTAAAGCACGTGCCGCAATCATAGCGTTCTTTTCTCTCTTTTTGCGGATACGTACTGTCAGCGGCGGAATTAAACCGAAGTTGATGTTCATAGGTTGGAAGTTTTCAATAGCAGGATTGCTGATGTAATTTGCCAAAGCACCATGGGCTGTTTCCGCAGGGAATTCTACTTCCGGCAGTTCTAAAGCAGCACGAGCCGCAGCCAGGCCAGCCATTAAACCAGAGGCAGCAGATTCTACATAGCCTTCTACACCGGTCATTTGTCCTGCAAAATAGAAGCGTTTATCGTTACGCAGATTAAAGTGCTTATCTAGCAGATGCGGAGAGTTTAAGTAAGTATTCTTGTGCATAACACCGAAACGGACAAATTCCGCTTTTTCCAAGCCGGGAATCATACCGAATACACGACGTTGCTCCGGCCATTTCAGATGGGTTTGGAAACCCACAAGGTTATATAAAGAAGCTGCAGCATTATCTTGACGTAATTGTACTACAGCGTATGCTTCTTTGCCGTTACGCGGGTCAATTAAGCCTACAGGCTTTAAGGGGCCAAAGCGCATGGTATCTTCACCGCGGGCAGCCATTTCTTCAATAGGCATACAGGCTTCAAATACATCATGTTCAAAGTCTTTAACAGGCGCGCTTTCTGCTGTGCACAGAGCATTCCAAAAAGCCAGATATTCTTCTTTAGTATAGAAAGGACAGTTCAGATAATCGGCACCGCCCTTGTCGTAACGAGAGGCACGATAAACCTTGTCATAGTCTAAAGAATCAGCAGTAACGATAGGTGCTGCTGCATCAAAGAAATGGAAGTAATCTTCGTGGAGCATTTCCTTGATGTTTGCGAATAAAGCGTCACTGGTCAGAGGACCGCTAGCTACAATAACAGTTCCCTCCAGCTTGCTTAAATCGGTTACTTCTTCGTAAACAATGGTTACTAAAGGATTATTTTTAATTTGTTCAGTAACACCCATAGCAAAGCCGTCACGGTCAACAGCTAAAGCACCACCTGCAGGCACTTGATGCTTGTCTGCCTGCTCCATGATTAAAGAGCCCATGCGGCGCATTTCTTCTTTTAATAAGCCGACAGCATTTTCTACATTACCTGCACGAAGAGAGTTACTGCAAACTAATTCTGCAAAATGTTCTGTTTTATGGGCAGCGTCACTTTTAGTCGGACGCATCTCGTGTAAGATTACAGGAATACCAAGCTTAGTTACTTGATTAATAGCTTCACAGCCGGCTAAACCGGCACCAATTACGTGGATGGGATTCATTTCGTAGTAGTACCTTTCTTTCTCGTAGCCGGCTTTTTCACAGCAGGCTCTGTTTCTTTGGTTTTCGTAGCTACACGTACAGGACGTGCATCCTCACATTCAGGATTTAGACAATATTTACGTTTACGGCCGCCTTTATCAGTATGCTCACTGAGGATACCGCCGCATTTAGGACAAATCTCATTGAGGGGCTTATCCCAGCTGGTAAAGGTGCATTCAGGATAATGCTCACAGCCATAGAACAATTTACCTGTTTTAGTTTTGCGTTCAATGACTTCACCATTATGGCATACAGGGCATTTTACGCCGATTTTTTTCAGAATCGGCTTAGTATTACGGCAATCAGGGAAGCCTGGGCAGGCCAAGAATTTACCAAAACGTCCTTCCTTGACTACCATCATACGACCACATTTTTCGCAGGGAATGTCTGTTACTTCTACGGGCATTTCCACATGGGGCATTTCAATATTAGCACGCTCCAAATCCTTAGCAAAGGGTGTGTAGAAGGTATGCAGTACCTGCTCCTTGCTTAATTTATGTTCTGCAATTTCATCCAGCTGAGTTTCCAATTCCGCAGAAAACGGGATATTGATTAAGCCTTTGAAATATTCGGTCAACATGGCAATAGTATTCCGTCCCAGCTCGGTTACTAATAGCTTTTTACCCTCTTTTACCACATAGCCGCGATTTAAAATCGTGACGATGGTCGGTGCATAGGTGGACGGACGACCTATTCCTTTATCCTCCAGCTCTTTAATCAGCGTTGCTTCGTTAAAATGTGCAGGTGGTTCGGTAAAATGCTGCTCCGCCGGTAAAACCTTATGCAGAACCAGCTTAGTTTCCGGTGCAATATAGGGTACACTCTTATCCTTTTCTTCATCAGCAGCTTTAGTATTTAAAGCCAAGAAACCTTTAAACTTCAAAATAGAACCACTGGCACGCAGCTGATAATCACCTGCATCAATAGTCAGAGTTGTAATATCATAAACGGCGTCGCTCATCTGACTGGCAACAGCACGCTTCCAGATTAAAGTATACAACTTCAATTGGTCTACGGTCAGATGTCGAGCAACCTCCTCCGGTGTACGTAACACGCTTGTCGGACGAATAGCTTCATGGGCATCCTGGGCATTCTTTTTCGCACTATAATGATTAGCCTTGGGAGAGCAATATTCCGCACCTAAATTATTAGTGATATAATCACGGATTTCGTCAATTGCCACATCAGCCAAACGTACGGAGTCAGTTCTCATATAAGTAATCAAACCGACAGAAGCTTTGCCTAAAGAAACACCTTCATATAGTTGCTGTGCGACCATCATGGTTTTTTTCGCAGAGAAGTTTAATTTTTTATTAGCCTCCTGCTGTAAGTTAGAAGTAGTAAACGGCGGTACAGGATGACGTTTACGCTCCTTGCGCTCCGCTTTACTTACAATATATGCAGTATTTTTATCGCCTAGAAATTGTTCTACAGCTCGTGCTTCTTCAGCATTATGCAGTTCAATCTTTTTGCCTTGATATTTAGTTAATTCCGCTTCAAAAATCGGTGCTTTAGGCTGCTCACGCAATTTAACAGCTAAAGTCCAATATTCCTGCGGTACAAATTCTTCGATTTCTTTATCGCGGTCGGCCACGATTTTTACGGCCACAGACTGTACACGTCCTGCACTCAAGCCTTTACGGATTTTACGCCATAAAAGCGGACTGAGCTGATAACCGACAATACGATCTAAAATACGACGTGCCTGCTGTGCGTCAACCATATCCATATCTAAAACACGTGGATGTTTAATAGCATCTTTCACGGCAGCACTGGTAATCTCGTGAAATTCAATACGGCAAGCTTTATTTTCTTCAATGCCAAGAATATGTGCCAAATGCCAGCTAATAGCTTCACCCTCACGGTCAGGGTCAGTTGCCAGATAAACTTTATCGGCTTTTTTAGCTTCATTTTTCAATTCTTTGATTAAATCGCCTTTACCGCGGATGTTAATATATTTCGGTGTAAAATCATTATCTACATCGACGCCGAAGGTACTCTTGGGCAAATCACGCAGATGACCCATAGACGCCTTAACGGTATAATTCTTACCTAAAAATTTTTCAATAGTCTTGGATTTCGTCGGAGATTCGACGATAACAAGATTCTTACTCATTTATTCTCCTCCTACCTACGGTAGTATCGCTGAGCTTTGTCCACAGCCACCAGATTAGCCACCTGTAAATCAAGCAGCTCCATACTGATAGTAGCAAAATCGGCCCGGCTTTGCTCCATAAGCTCTTCCAAACTCAGAGCACCGCCTTGTAAAAGTGCCAATAAGCTTTGCCCGAACTCGCTCACATTCGCCGTAGCAGCAGTATTTGGTTGAGGTATTTCTGCTGCGGCAAAAATATCCTGCTGGGCAAACACATTTCTCTGTGTTGTCTGCCAGCTTCTATATTCTTCTAAAATATCCTGCGGGGTATCCACTAATTTAGCACCTGTACGAATCAGCTCGTGACAGCCTAAGCTAGTGCCATCAAAAATATTACCGGGAACGCAGAAAACATCCCTGCCTGCGTCCACAGCTAGATTAGCTGTAATAATCGCCCCGCTGCGTTTAGCAGCCTCAGCCACTAAAATGCCTTGGGATAAGCCGGCAATAATACGGTTACGTGCAGGAAAGTTGTTAGCCAATGGAGGTGTTCCCGGAGGGAATTCCGTTACTAGAGCACCACCTGACGCCACAATTTCTTGATACAGCCTTTTATGCTCCGGTGGATAGACCCTGTCCACACCGCAACCTAAAACAGCTACTGTCCTACCTCCTGCCTGTATACAGGCCTCATGTGCCTTGGCATCCACACCACGGGCACCGCCGCTGATGATGGGAATATTTTCTGCAGCCAGATATGACGCAAAATAGCGTGCCACACGTAACCCGTAAACGGATGCGGCACGTGAGCCTACAACAGCAAGGGAATACTGCTCCTTGGGCAGTCTGCCCTTAACATATAATACTAGCGGAGCACCATTGATTTCCCTAAGGCATTGAGGATACGCATCAGAATGATACGTAATTAAATTTACTTCCTGCGTATAACAGAAATGTTCCAATTTTTCAGGCAATGACAAATCACGTCCCGCCAGAAAATTAGCAATCTGGTTATTGGTCAGCAGGTGCGGCTCAAATAAATCCATATCTGAAGCCGTAAACACATTCTTAGCACTACCTAAGCATTTTATTAATTTAGGCAACTTCGCCCGTCCTAAGCCAGGAATAACAGCACAAATAGCCGCTAAATAGAAATCGTCCAACATCTAATAAACCTCCCAAAGAAGATATATTATGTAGTCAGGACCAACTTCTCGCCACAGGCTCATAATCTATCAATATTATTTTGTCAACTGCTCATCATGGTAAAATCATCAAACAAACAAATGCTTATTTTGTTTATGTAATTTTCTTCATTATAATGAAGAAAAAGTGCTAGGTCAAGTAAATTCCAAAATTAACAAGCAAATAACATTTACCAAAAAGTTATTTTTTACCCTGAATTGATGCAAAGCACCTGCCTTAAACATGGGAAAAATCTCAATTACGACACTCTTTTAATTTATGGAAAATCACTTGGCAAATTTCTGTAGCGGCCAAAGGATTTCCTTGCTTCTTGGTGCTGGATGTATGTTGCTCGCCACATAATTTCGTAACATGAGCTACAAGCTCATTTTTATTATTCGCAATAAACGCACCATAATATTTGCTTAAAAATTTTGCATTACCCTGTTCCTGTCCGGGCAAAGGTTTATAAATAATAAAATCTAAATCAGAAACCAATACTTCTGCAGAAGTAAGACCGCCGGCCTTACTGATAATCATATCCGCCCCGGACATCATTTGCGGAACGTTTTCACAAAATCCATAAATTTGTGCATAATCACTGTAAGCAGCACGCAAACGTTCTTCTAATTTCTTATTATGACCTGTAATGGCAATAATTTTCAAATTAACTAAATTTTGCTTACGCAAATCCCGGATAATTTTCTCCATCGGGAGCAAGCCTTCACCGCCACCTAATAACAGACAAATTTTTTCCTCATCACGCCAATTAAAGCGACGACGACATTCCTGTCTATTATTATCTAAAAACTGTTTTCGCAGCGGAATGCCGCTGGCAATAACTTCAGCTTGCGTTTTGATCTTTTCGCAAAGCAAAGCATCCGCCACAAAATAAGTATCTACGCCGTCGCATACCCACCAACGATGAATGGTAAAATCAGTTATAACAGCACCAAGCCACAAGTGTGGGTGGTGTTTTTTATAACAAGATATAATACCTGCCGGTGTAGCGTGCGTAGCAATTACGGCATCAGGCTGAACATTCTTTAAATAATCGCGTCCCAACCAAGCTAGCAATCTATTTAACAAACTGCGTAACCATAAAGAACCGCCTTGACTATTGCCCCACGAATAGGCAATTTGATATAGCCAAGGACAGTACCTTAAAACAGCTAGATAAAATTTCAAAAATCCCTGTCCTAGAAACTTCGGAAAAAAGTCAAAAATATTACCATGAATTACATTTACTTGTGGATTATCCTCTAATGTCTGCTTAATTGCTTCAGCAGCTAATTTATGACCGGAACCTATCGGCGCCGATAATAAAAGCACTGTATACTTTTCTTTATCTTCTTGCATAAAATTTCTCCAGACTATTACTTAAATATTATCGTCACATTTATTACACGGATTTTTTTAGAAAATTGCTTGAATAACAAGCATTATTATTGTATCATAT
>Freddie_p2__coassemble_2597_pt1 | contig 11577 bp, 10 predicted proteins | sample Freddie_p2__metabat2_low_PE_009 | metagenome-assembled genome bin Freddie_p2 | reverse complement strand
CTCGCGTTCAATCAGCTCTTCACCTAACTTGCGTGTTTCGGGACTAGCATAATCCACCAAATATTCCTTCAAAGTCATAATAGCATTAGGATGACAGCAGTTTTGAATCTGCTTAGCCTTGCACAGCTCCATGAAACGATCACCTGTACGGCCTGCACGATAACAAGCAGTGCAGAAAGAAGGCAAAAAGCCCAAATCCATCAACCAGGCAATAACCTCATCCAGAGTGCGTTGGTCAGAAACATCAAATTGTTCCGTATCCGTCGGACGCTCTTCCTTGGTATAACCGCCGACAGAGGTACGGGAAGCACCGCTGATTTGAGAAATACCTAAATGCAGTGCTTTTTCACGAACAGCCTGACTTTCACGAGTAGAAATAATCATACCTGTATACGGTACGGCAATACGGATAATCGCAATAATCTTAGAGAAAATAGTATCATCAATACCGTTATCAAAAACACTGGGATCTATATCATCAGCACGTTTAATACGCGGCACACTGATAGTATGAGGACCTACGCCATGAACAGCCTCCAGATGCTCTGCGTGCATCAATAAACCTGCCAGCTCGTATTTATAACGCTCCAGGCCGAACAATACGCCCAAACCCACATCATCAATACCGCCCTCCATAGCACGGTCCATAGCCTCGGTATGATAAGCATAATTATGTTTAGGTCCTTTCGGATGCAGCATTTCATAACTTTCTTTATGGTATGTTTCTTGGAAGAGAATATAAGTGCCGATGCCTGCCTCTTTTAATTTACGATAATTTTCGACAGTAGTAGCCGCAATATTGACATTTACGCGACGAATAGCACCGTTTTTATGCTTAATAGAATAAATAGTTTTAATACAGTCTAAAATATATTCAATAGGATTATTTACCGGATCCTCGCCGGCCTCCAAAGCCAGACGCTTATGACCCATATCCTGCAAGGCAATTACTTCACGACGTACCTCATCCTGAGTCAGCTTTTTACGGCCGATATGGGTATTCTTCGCATGATAAGGACAATAAACACAATGATTAATGCAATAATTAGATAAATACAGCGGAGCAAATAATACGATGCGGTTGCCGTAAAAATCTTTCTTAATCTGCTCTGCTAAACGGCAGATAGCTTCAATACGCGCAGGATCCTCACACGCCAGAAGTACGGATGCTTCTCGGTGAGTTAAGCCTTTACGCATCTCTGCCTTAGCCATAATAGCATCTAAAAGCTCGCTGTTGTTCTTGTTAGCTTCCGCATAAGCCAAAGTATCCAAAATCTCCTCATGATTAATGAATTCTTCAGCCTTCATAGATTTTACGTTATACAAAATTTTTCCTCCTTATAGGTCAGCAATGCTTCCCTGTCAGTGATTTTCAGGTAATTAAGAAATTTCCTCGCTGATAACGTTAGAATAAGCAGTTTTGGCCGTCACTCCCTGTAATCTTCCCAGCTTGCCCGATAAGGCACTGATGATATTCTGCGGTGCATCCACAGCCACACAGATAATATTAACCCCCTTGGCACGATAAGGCAGCCCCATTCGCCCGATGATATATTGTCCGTAAGTATGTAAAATGTTATTTAATTTTTCCACAGCATCATCACTGGCAACGATAATCGAAATCACCGCAACTCGGCTATCCATCAGCATTCACTCCTTTTACCTGATAAATTGATTATATCATACTTAAATGTCTTTTTGCCAATCTTTGTGCTACAATGAGGTTAAAGGAATGAATTTATTTTAGGAGGTCTAAACATGGAATTTGTTGCCTTAGATTTTGAAACCGCTAATGCCAGCCGTAACAGTGCCTGCTCCATCGGTATGGTTACTGTCAAGGATGGTCACATTATCGACGAATATTATCAGCTGATTAAACCTAAATATATTTATTTTAACGAAGAAAACATTGCCGTACATGGTATCACCCGGGAAATGGTCGTGGATAAACCCGATTTTGAGGAGCTGTGGCCGGATATTTTTGCCCGCCTGCAGCATAAGCAGATTGTTGCACATTTTGCTAAATTTGATATTAACGTCCTGCGCAGTACCTTAAATACTTATTATCTGCCCATGCCCAATATCGAATATATCTGCAGTTGGATTCTGGCTAAAAAAGCCTTCCCGCAGCTGGAACGCCACAGCCTGGATATAGTGGCTAGGCACGTAGGCAATAACTCCTGCCCAGGATTTTCAGCATCTAGCCGAAATTTATCACTTTCAATGCGGTCAACTGAGCCGCTGCAATTTCCTGCCCTGCCTGATGGAACAGGAAAAAACAGCACCACTGCCACAGATGAACAGCCTTTTTTAACCACAGACCACGGGAAAAAGACGCTAGGAAAAAACACATCTAAGCACTAAACAATCAGCAAGTAACACAGTGGCGTAAAGCACGAAAAAACTCCCGAAGTACATATCAACAATACATACTTCAGGAGTTTTGCTTATCTTATTCTAGTCCGTTGACCGTTAGCCTCAACAAAGAAAATATCACTTAACTGTACACGACCATTAACAATTTTAAAAGCATTGCTTTCCACATTGCCTAAATCAGTAGCAATAATCACATTCGTAAAACCTAATTCTTTATTTTGGTCGCTAAAACTGCCGCTAATACTCTTAAACGGCACCAGTAAATAATTACCACGCCCTGATTTAAATGTGCCATAAGTTAAACTGCCAGCATTTTTGCCGTTGTTGCGGAATTTAATATCCAGCTCCACGGAGCAGTTAATCGCATTAGTACGTGCCGCCGCCGAAGCCATTAAATCCTTACCATGAGCATCAATTTTATAATGATGATTATCAAAATGATATACACCATAGGCCTCCACAGTACCGCCGTAAATACTGCCCGTTACATTATCCAAGGAAATCAGCCCGTTAGCATAATGATAATTACCGTTGATTTTCGTAAAATTTAAACCCGGCAGATTTAATTCATCCATCGCCACAGAGCCGTCAATTGTAGGCTCCTGTAATGTACCTTTCATCTCGCCTGTAATAGTCATCGGGTCATTAGCATTGCTCAGACCTAAGGAAGCAGGCACGACCTTATATAACCCCAGATTAACTAATAATTTCTGGGAAGCATCCAGATGCACCGTACCATCAATATTCAGACCATCACCGACCATACTGCCACCGAACTTACCTGCATCCAGATGCACGACCAAATCCTTATGATGCTTGACCTGTACAAAACCGTTCACATCATTAAGAATAAAACGTCTTTTTTTATACTCGGCAGATAAAACAGTATCCTTGAAAATCAGCTTGATATTAGGCAGATTATCAGGCAGGTTAAGATTTTTCCTCCCCGACTTATGCTCTTTTTTTACCCCAGGCTGCTTATCCCTATGTAAAACATCCATATGCATATTATTGTCGAAGCCCACATGAATCAAAGCATTATCCAGCTCCAACTCCTCAATGCTTTCTAAGCTCGGCTTATTAACAACAATATCCCAAGCACTGACCTTCATGCGTCCCTGCTCCACATTAATCAAAGCTGCGCCGTTAGGTGCCATCCAGCTCAATTTAGTAAAATAAACATTGCCCCATAAATCAGCACTCAGCTTTTCGGCCTTGACCTGGCCAAGCAGCACCTGCTGTTTAGCCATCTCCCGATTAAAAATATCAGCAGCTTGTCTGCTGGCCAATTCACACAGCACTAAAAAAATAATTATGCCCAGGATAATTATCCCGGCAACAATCCCGATAGCTGTTCCCTTATGCATCTGTTTCAACTTATCAATCATCTTCTCACCTCAAAAGCCAGCGATACTTTCTTGAAGAAAAAAGCACTTTTTGTTATAATGAAAGCAATATTTCAAAGAACATTCAGGCTGCTGCACTGCAAAAGCCTAGGATATACAGGAGGAGTCGGACCATGCTTAATATCTTATTTGCTTTATTTCTTTTCGGTATGCTGGTTGTACTCTGTGGCAAAGCAATTATCCGTGCTACAAGACAGCAACAGCCACTCAACGGAAAGGAAGCCGCTTTATTGGTCGCTCTTTCTCTTGGCTGTATGATAGCCTTAAACGCCGGCGTCAGTGCCGTATATCACGTACCACTGTTCTACTAATTGTTCTCTATGCATATTTTACATGGAAAAGCCATACCAAACAAGGTATGGTTTTTCTTTTTGCAATATCTTCACAATCAGTATTTATGCTGCCGTATTTATCCGGCTATGAGTAACGCTAAAAGTACGCCAAAAAAAGACACACCGAAAACAGTAAAAATATTTATTTCTCTCCTCAACTTCTTAGAAAATGCATTACAAGCAATATTTAGCAGCACTATTCTCCTAATCATTTCCCCAGCTTGCTCTAAAAAGTACGCTGAAAGCAGACCTGATGTAAATAGGCAGTTTTATTTTCCCCTACATTCTTAGAAAAACATCTTTAAATTACAGATAAACTTTTCATACTGCAAGTATATTTCTTTCCATACCACAAAAATGTAACCTAAGACAGGAACTGCTAAAGCGACTACTATTTTTCTCCCACACGCAAAACGAATGTAACTAACAACGACCTGCGCACATACTGACCAAGAACATTTTCTCAGTACACTCTACCAAAAATATAACGCCAGACGTTTACCGCTCTTTTTTGTCGTCTACAACATTTCTCAGCACTCACGCTAAAAATATTACGCCCCTGAACGAATTACTTTCACCTTCCTGACGCCGCGACCGACTACTAAACGGCAAAATGCGTATTGACAGAAAAAAGTGCGTGCATTACCGACAAAATGTCAGCAGCTGCTACGCACTTCTTACTTCGACCTTATCTAGGATTAGACGCCAATTGCTCTAAACTTATCTGTTGCGCTCCTTAAGAGCACGTTCCATTTCCCGCTTAGCATCCTTTTTCGCTAAATCCTGACGCTTATCATATAATTTTTTACCTACAGCCAAAGCCAGCTCCATCTTCACCAAACCATGCTTAAAATACAGCTTCAGCGGTACTAGAGTCATGCCTTTTTCCTGTACCTTACCAATCAGCTTATTGATTTCCTGACGATGCAGCAATAAACGACGATTACGCAAGGGGTCATGATTGAAAATATTTCCGTGATCATAAGGACTGATATGCAAGTTATACACAAAAACCTCTGCTTTACGAGTAATCTGTGCATAACTATCCTTCATATTCGCTTTACCTGCACGTAAAGATTTCACCTCTGTACCTGTCAGAGCAATACCTGCTTCAAAGGTTTCGTGAATCGTATAATCATGTCTAGCTTTACGATTTTCTGAAATAATCTTAATTTTTTCTTCTGCCATACCTTACCATTCTTTTCTTATTTTTTAGATTTCTTCTTACTATGCTTCTTTTTCTCGGTTTTCTTACCGTGCTTAGTACTACGACGACCTGGTTCTTTATTTTTCGCACCCTTACTACGGGATTTTTTCTTACTGATTTCCTCATGGAAAGGAGTACGCTTACTTTTGGTGACGATTTTCGGCTGTTTTTGTTTTGCTAACAGCTGTTGACGGATATGCTCACGTACACCATTATTTTCCCCAGCCATAATGAAGTCAATGCTGACATCACTGATATTTACCTGCAGCACTTCGATACGTACCTTATCTCCCAGACGATAAACATTACCGCTATGTGTGCCTACTAAAGCGTAACGCTCCTCATAGTAATCGTAATAATCGTCCATCAGGCTGGAAATATGCACTAAGCCCTCAACACCATTTTCTAATTCAACGAACATACCGAAAGCAGTAACACCGGAAATAGTACCGTCAAATTCTTCACCGATATGGTCTGCCATATATTCGCATTTTTTCAGCTCTACAGTAGCACGCTCGGCATCAGCGGCAGCACGCTCACGAATAGAGGAATGTTCGGCAATCATATCCAGCTTATCTCCTAAAGGCTCTACCTCATTAGCAGGCAGCTTTGGCGCCTGCAACCAGCGATGCAGCAGACGATGCACAATCAAGTCCGGGTAACGTCTGATAGGAGAAGTAAAATGCGTATAGTATTTAGCTGCTAAGCCAAAGTGACCAATATTTTCGGTCTGATAAACTGCCTGCTTCATAGAACGCAAAGCTACAGTAGTAATCAGACGCTCCTCAGGAGTACCGGCAATAGCTTCCACAGCCTGCTGAATATCCTTAGGCTTAGTTTCCTCATGTACTTTGAATTTAATATTGAAATTAGCCAGTAATTTGGCAAAGTCCTGCATCTTTTCTTCCGCAGGTATATCATGGACACGATAGATAAACGGCCAATGCTGATTAAACATATGCTGTGCCACAGTTTCGTTAGCAGCCAACATAAATTCTTCAATAATAGATTCAGCATTACCATGGATGCGTTGGACAATTTCAATCGGATGCAGCTTTTCATCCAAAATGACCTTCTGCTCCGGCAAATCAAAATCAACAGCACCACGTTTAGCACGCTTCTTATGCAGAATTTCGCGCAGTTCATCCATTTTGCCGACCATTGGCAGAACATCCTTATATTTTGCACACAGCTCCGCATCTCCTGCCAGCATTGCTCGAACAATATTATAGCTCAAGCGATGACGTACATTGATAACGGCAGGGAAAATTTCATAATTTAAAACCTTACCCTCGCCGTTGATATGCATTTCGCACGCCATGGACAGACGATCCTCACCTGCGTTCAAACTACAAATACCGTTAGATAAACGCTCCGGCAGCATCGGTAAAACGCGGTCCACCAAGTACACACTAGTACCACGGGCACGTGCTTCACGGTCTAAAACACTGTTTTCGGTAACATAATAGCTGACATCGGCAATATAAACGCCCAAGAGATATTCATTACTGTTAAGCTTTTCTACATAAACAGCATCGTCCAAATCTTTGGCATCTTCGCCGTCGACAGTAACCACAGTACGGTCACGCAAATCACGACGTCCGTTTAATTCACTCTTTTTAATAGTTTTAGGCACTTTGTAGGAAGCATCCAGCACTTCTTCAGGAAATGTCAACGGCAGGTCATTCTGTTTGATAATGGACAGGATTTCCAAGCCTACATCGCCCAGATTGCCTAACACCTCAGTTACCTTACCTTCTGCCTTACGGTTATTCTGCGGCCATTCGGTAATTTCTACGACTACCTTCTGACCGTCCTTGGCATTGTTGAAATGGCGTTTCATTACATAAACATCCTGACCGATACGCTTATCATCAGGAGTAACAAAAGCAAATTCGCCACTCTGATGGAATACACCTACTACTTTATTATTCGCATGGACAATAATACGCAAGATTTCGCCCTCAGGCTTTTTACCATGGGTATCATTATCAATGCGTGCCAATACTCTATCATTATTCATCGCACCGTTTAAAGCACGTGGCGGAATAAACACATCAGGTCTGTCACCCTTGTTATCCGGAATAACAAAGCCGAACCCCTTGCTTGTCAGTTGAAAACGACCGGCTACCAGGCCCATTTTTTCCGGCAGGCCATAGGTATCAAAGCGTGTTTTGATAATCTCACCGTTCTGCTCCAAGGCCAACAGCTCCTGCCAAAATTTATTCGGGCTGCAAGTACCTGCCAACGCATCCATCAGCTCCTCGGAGGTCATGGGTGCATAACCTGTATCACGCATAAAATTTAAAATATTCTCTCTCACATCTTTACTTTGCATAATAAACACCTTTATTCTTCAATCATCATCTTGGACAAAGATTCTGCCAAGATTGTGCCATCCTGCTTACAGATGCTTCCTTGCATCTCTACCATCCGTCCCTTACGGCGGATTTCCCTGCCGATGCAGATTACCTCTTCCCCGATCACCAAGGGCTGACGGTAACGTATTTCCATTTTGGCAGTATAAGCAGGCTTGCCTTCTTTACAAAACAGATAGTTGCCTGTTACTTCATCTAACAGCACAGCAACTAAACCTCCATGCATACGTCCGTTGTAGCTCTGATGCTCCCTGCGTGGCGTAAAATGTGCCACACATTTATCTTCATCAAGCTCAAACTGCATATGCAGTCCCTGCGGATTATCCTTACCGCAGGCAAAACACCAGCTATATTCATTATTTACTAAAAGGCTCTTATCCATATTCGCTAAATACCTTCCTAATTCCTGCGAAATCAATCTGCTTTTGCAAAAAAGCCGGCAATTTCTCTATAAACAGCTTCATGCTCCACATCCAAGGTTAAAATATGACCACTATGCTCATACCAGACTAATTTCTTTTTCCCTATAGCAGTGCCAAGATGGTCATAAATAAACTTTGCACTGCTAGGATTTACTGTATGTTCTATTTTTGACTGTAATACCAGAGCAGGAATCCTGATTTCGGTAAGTACAGATTGTTTGCATTCCTTGATTAAGGCAAATAAACTGCTAAGTGGCTTAGTCGGCATTTTGTCATAGCATTGGCAGTATTTGCTCATCTCACGATAATCACGTTTTCTCTTCGGCACATAATGGATAAAAAAGCGTAGCAAGGGTAAAAACGGTGCTCTTTTATCACGTACGTAAATAGGTGCCGCCAAGATAGCAACTTTTTGTACTGCTTCTTCAGCGGCCATTTTCATAGCCAGCAGACCACCCATGGATAAGCCGGCTACATAAATTATCTGATAGCTTGCTTGTAAACTATATACAGCAGCACGGGCAGCTGCTAACCAATCTTTAGTAGTAGTTTCCTTTAATTCTTCTACAGTCGTGCCATGTCCTGGTAATAAAGGGCACAAAACTGTATAGCCCTGCTTATGTAAATATTCGCCTAACGGCCGCATCTCTGATGCAGAACCTGTATAACCATGCAAAAGCAGAACTGCTTTCCCATTATCTCCTTGAAATTCAAAACCTTCTGCTCCTTGCAACCTGCGCACTTCCTTTTTTTATAAATAGTATGCTTATATTATATCACATACTCCTGCCTACTTCTTCAAAGATACAGTGTTAAGGGGATAATTTGCAAGAAATTCAAAAAGAAAACGCTCCCTCTAAAAAAGAGAGAGCGTTTATTAAGCGTCAAATAAGATTATTTGAACAGACCCAGCAGCATACCGCCGTTAGCAGCAAGTACAGGAGCGAATACCAGAGCAACAATGGTCATCAGTTTGATCAGGATGTTCATTGCAGGTCCGGAAGTATCTTTGAACGGGTCACCAACGGTATCGCCTACAACGGTTGCATCATGAACCGGAGTATGTTTTCTACCGCTAGCTTCAACATATTTTTTAGCATTATCCCAAGCACCGCCAGCGTTTGCCATCAGAATAGCAACCAGAACGCCGGTAGCCAGAGCACCGCCGATCAAACCGCCCAGAGCTTCAGTACCAAACAGGAAGCCCATCAGCAGAGGAGCAACGATAGCGATAACACCAGGCATAATCATTTCGTGCAGAGCAGCTGCAGTGGAAATGTCTACGCATTTTTGATAGTCAGCTTTAGCTTTGCCTTCGAGCAGGCCAGGAATTTCGTGGAATTGACGACGAACTTCTTCGATCATTTGGTAAGCAGCTTTACCTACGGATTCCATGGTCATAGCACCGAATACGAACGGCAGAGTTGCACCAACGAACAGACCGATTAAGGTTACAGGGTTCAGCAGGTCAATAGCTTTCAGACCTACGGTGTGAGCATATGCAGAGAACAGAGCCAGTGCAGTCAATGCAGCAGAACCGATAGCGAAGCCTTTACCGATAGCAGCGGTAGTGTTACCTACGGAGTCCAGAGTATCAGTGATTTCACGAACTTCAGGAGGAAGTTCGGACATTTCTGCGATACCACCAGCGTTATCAGCGATAGGACCGTAAGCATCAACTGCTACAGTCAGACCAGTGGTGGACAGCATACCAACAGCAGCCAGAGCAATACCGAACAGACCCATACCGGAGTCTTTAGCACCGCCCATGCTGAAGAATGCCAGGATTACACCGATGCAGATGAAGATCATCGGCAGGAAGGTGGAATACATGCCTACAGCCAAACCGGAGATGATGGTGGTAGCCGGACCGGTTTCGGATTGTTGAGCAATTTTCTTAACAGAAGCATAATCAGCAGAAGTGTAGATTTCGGTGATTTTACCGATTAACAGACCCACAACCAGACCGGAAGCAATTGCTACGAATGCAGCAGTGTTACCGAAGATGGTGGTGGACAGATAGTAAGCAGCAACGATTACGATAGCACCGCCAACATAGGTACCATGGTTCAGAGCAGCTTGCGGATTGGTGGATTTGCTGCTACGAGCAAAAGCAACACCGATCAAAGATGCGATGATACCAGCAAAAGCCAGTTCAAATACGAACATTACGCCTTCGCCACCAGGATATGCAACAGCACCCAGGGTAATAGCGGAGATGATTGCACCAACATAGGATTCGAACAAGTCAGCACCCATACCAGCAACGTCGCCTACGTTATCGCCTACGTTATCAGCGATGGTAGCCGGATTACGCGGATCGTCTTCAGGCAGACCTTCTTCTACTTTACCTACTAAGTCAGCGCCAACGTCAGCAGCTTTGGTGTAGATACCGCCGCCAACACGAGCGAACAATGCAATGGAGCTTGCGCCCAGACCAAAGCCGGTAACGATGTCGATATCATGGAAAATCATGTAAGCAACTGCAACACCGCAGATACCTAAACCAACAACGCCCAGACCCATAACTGCACCACCGGAGAAAGCAATTTTCAAAGCTTCCGGCATGCCATGACGAGCTGCTTCTGCAGTACGAACGTTAGCTTTAGTAGCAACAGTCATACCGATGTAGCCGGCGCATACGGAGAAAACAGCACCTGCTACGAAGCAAACAGCAGTAAGCGGAGATAAGAACATAGAGATAATAATAGCAACTACGATAACGAATACAGACAAAGCTTTGTATTCTCTGTACAGAAACGCCATAGCGCCTTCGTGGATGTAACCGGCAATTTCTTGCATGCGGCTGTTGCCTGCAGGAGCTTTACCGATTGCACTGCTGAGCATCAAAGCAACTGCCAGAGCAATGATACCAACAACGATAGAGATCATTAAATAATTCAAGACCCTAACCCCTTTCTTTTATAAAAAAAATTTTAAAAATTAAGAGCGCAGTTACGCTCTTTTTAACATGATGAACTAAGCGTTGATTTTCGCCAGCGCTAAAGTAATAACGGCAAATGCTGCACCTAGATAAATGGTAGCTTTAGCCATCAAGCTATCTAAGTCATTGCCTTTGCCAAAGAAAGCACCGTCACTACCACCGAAAGTACTGCCCATACCGCCGCCTTTGCCAGACTGCAGCAGAACTGCACCAATGAGAGCTATGCAAACGATAACTTCAAGAACTATCAAGATAGTTTCAATCACAAGGCTTACCTCCTCACATTTTTATACCATGATATTTTACCACATAAAGCATTGTTGTTGCAATGACATTTTGCAAAATATTTTACAATCTAAGCAAAAAAGCATGTAAAATGCTTGCATATTGTCTTAATCGGAATGTAGGCTCGCCTTATATGACTTCTGTATTTATTTTCTTATGAAATTCAGATATTTGTCTGCTGCTTATAAATATGTTATCATAAAGTTAAATATTAAGATATATTATTA